>Ga0155089_119_pt1 | contig 8741 bp, 2 predicted proteins | sample RifCSPhighO2_01_FD_106057 | JGI IMG/M metagenome (GOLD analysis project Ga0155089, IMG submission 106057) | Candidatus Roizmanbacteria bacterium RIFCSPHIGHO2_01_FULL_39_24 | reverse complement strand
AGCCCCTCAGGCATTTGGTATCTTCTCAAGAGAAACGGGCTAAACACGGGCGAGGCTCGCCGACAATATATATATAGAAATGGTAAAAGCCTGGTTCGCGAGAGGCCTGTTTCTTTTAAACTCACAATGATGAGAAGGTTTGAAGCAGGTGAGAAAGTCGCCAAAATCTGCCGGGATTTTGGAGTCTCAAGAACCATATTTTATAGATGGCTCAAAAGATACGAGCAGGAAAGATCAAGCGAATCGCTGGAGAGTCTGCGGCCCGCGGGGGAAGAGCATTATAGATTTATTCCCGAAGCGCCGGAATTGATTAGCAAAATTGTAGCTTCAGATCCCAGGCTCTCGCCTCAAAAGATAAGTACCACACTCAATTCTGAAGCAAGCAAGAAATTAATGAGCCCGAGCGGAGTATACTATGTTCTAAAACGCCTTAACCTCAATACTTATCAGAAGCGCCTGGTGTTTGCTCAAAGCAATGCTCCTGCCATGTCTCATGTTCCAAAAATTGTCCGGGAGGAAAAAACACCAATCGGTTCTATCCCCTCCATATCAGCCCTTGCTCCTCCGGGCTTTTTGAGAGGTTTTTTCTCCTCCCGACCTTTTATTATTTTCCTCAGTACATTCATCCCCGCGCTTCTTGTATACATTCTCATTTCAACGCTCTTCAGCACCCAGGGTTTGACAGCAAGGATCGGAATGATATTTTCCTTCACCTCGCTTATCTTTGGGATCTTCTTCTTTATCTATTCCCTCAAGTATTATTTGACCATTGCCCTTGTTCTATCATTCTCAAGAAAAGGAGAAGAAGGGCCTGCCGGCAGGCAGGGCGAGAAGAAAAGAGGCATTGGTCTTCAGGCGGATTTATCAAACATACATCTTGAGCGCCAGCCCTTTGTCTCAATTCACATAGCCTCCTTTAATGAGAAAAGAGTAATTAACCGATTGCTCACCGCCGCGACCTCCCTTGACTACGAAAACTATGAAGTAGTTATTGCCGATGATTCAACAGATGAAACACTGGATTTTCTTGCCACATGGAGTAAACACCCAAGAGTTAAGATATCCCATAGAGATACCCGTGAGGGATTCAAAGGCGGAGCACTTCGACTGGCGCTCAGTGTCTGCGACCCTCGTACAGAATTCGTAATAGTCTTTGACGCGGACTTTATCCCCTATCCTGACACCATCACCCAGTTCCTAAAGTACTTCCAATCTACTGCTGGGACTTTGGACTTCCAGCAAGGGGATAGGGTACAGGGTTTAGGGCCTAGGGATAATAATACTAAACCCTATACCCTAGTGGCTAAGCCCTTTCCTATCGCCGCTGTCCAGGGATACCAATGGCATGTATTAAATAAATCGGAAAACTGGGTAACCCGAGGAGTCCGCTCCGAATACTCAGGCTCTTATGTAATTGAGCGATCCGGAGAAGAAATCTATCAGGGATTAAAGCAAATCTCAGGCTCCGTATATATGATCAGACGCGATGTTTTAGAGAGCATAGGTTGGGGTAACTCAATAACAGAAGACTTCCAGCTCACCCTCAAACTCTATGAGAAAGGCTACAAGGTAGTCTACACCCCCTATGTCCAGGCACCTGCCGAAGCAGTATCAACAATCAAAAGACTCATCAGGCAGAGAATGAGATGGGCGGAAGGCCACTCATTCAATATTCGCAAAATGTTCACAAAACTCCTGTTCGGCAGGTGGGAGGAACAGCCGACGATAGATGATAGAGGATCGAAGATAGGTTTAGAAGGTAGAAGTTTGATGATAGACAGTCTATCTTCTACCCTCAATACTCAACCACTACCTTCTACCTTCAACCATCCATCGTCAAAAGTTTTCGTTCCTTCTCCTCTAACCCTCTCTGAAAAGCTTGAGTTCCTATACCTCACCCCATACTACCTCCAGGCTGCCTTCTTTATTACCGGAACCATCTCCTGGTTTATCGCAGAAGTTATATTTCAAGTCCGTCTTCCTTTCTGGACAGAGATATGGGGATGGTCTCTAATCTTGACCAACATGCTTGCCCTCCCTCTTATGAATATGGTGGGACTATTCTTAGAGGAGGCGGAAGAGAAAGACTATCTGGGACTGTTCTCATTCGTTGCTCTCTCATATGTGGTTGCCCCCTTTCAGGCTTATGCGGCCATTAAGGGCTTTTTGGAAAAAGAAGAGGGTCCATGGTTTAGGACGCCAAAGACCGGAAGAATTACCGATGTCTTTACCCCCGGAAGGTTTTACAGGTTTGTTTGGGGGGTGTTTGGGAGAGGCAAGCCGGCGGTAGCGCCTGCTCCGCAGGCAATGAACAATCCCTATTTGGCTTTTGCAACGGCTAACAATTCATTTCAAAACTTTAGGATTCGGCCCAAAAAACTCCGATTTGTCGGGAGAAGCGTTGTTGTTGTTCTTTTGATATTGGCGATGTTTTTGAATTTAGTCAGCTTCGGACAAAACGATATTTTTTCGATTTCCGGCAAAGAAGCTTTGTTAGTTGAGGGCAAGAGCAATTTTCAAGCTAGCGAGAGACCGGAATTTACCCTAAAAATTCCCCCAAAAGCGCCGGAGACAAAAGCACTTTCTTTTTTCAAAAGATTTTTGACTCCGAGCGTGGCAGCAGCGGCAGAACCTGAGATCAGGGCACGGCTTTTTGATCATAGGGGGCAAGAGGTTGGGGATGTTTCAGGCGACATAGTTAAGAGTGAGGATGATTTCAAACTTGCTTTTAACAGCGACAATTTGAAGCCGGGTAAGTATAGTTTAAAGATTCAGAGCGGCAATTCCGGCGAAACCGCTTATGAGGCAACTCAAGACTTTACCTGGGGAGTGTTGGCGGTGAACACCAACAAATCAATCTATACACCGGGCGAGACTGTCAAGCTGGGTTTCGGAACCCTGGACAATGAAGGCAAAACGCTTTGCAACTCCAAATTAGAGTTAAGAATTAAGAATTATGAATTAGGGATAGAAGAGCTATTATCTAGCGAAAAAGGCTCAATTAAACCAAGTGGCGAGTGCAGCCAAAACTCGGTAACAAACCTGGCAGACTATTTGGCAGAGTTTCAAGTGCAAGGTATTGGCACTTACAAGCTTCATTTGACAGCAATTACTGACGCAGGTGAAAGAAGCATTGACGACAAGTTTGAAGTGGTAGAAAGTGTGCCGTTTGATATTGAAAGAACTTCTTACCCAACCCGAATTTATCCGCCTGCGGAGTATCCGGTCATGATTAAAGTTACTGCCAACAGGGATTTTGTTGGCGAGATTGTCGAAACAGTTCCGGCAAGTTTTGAAATTACTCAATCTAACAATCTAACAATTCAACAATTTAACAATGTAACCACTCAAGGTGATAAAAAAGTAATTACATGGGATGCAAGCTGGAGCAAAGGAAGCAGTCACACGATAGGCTATACCATTAAATTCCCCCGCGAGTCGCCCCAGTTTTATTTGGTAGGGCCGTTGACACTTTCCACCTCCGAGGAGTCAAAGCCCACCTCGGAGGTGTTCAGAGAATCCTCTGTCATTCCCGCGAAGGCGGGAATCCAGATCCCCGATCAAGTCGGGGATGACAAGAATAATCTGGTTTTTGCCGAAGCGCGTTCTTGGCAGACTGCGGCGGATGTGGTGGCAACTAAGTTTATGGAAACGCCGGATGCTACTAACTTTACTACCTTGGATACCGGAAAACAATTCTGGTCTAGTAGCACTGGCACTGTCACCTATGATACTACACAAAAGAAAAGCGGGCGTGGTTCGTGGAAGAGCGCCAGCGGGGCGGGGAATGCATCTGCCTATCTACAAAAGACTGGGATTATGCCTAACGGAGCAAGCCAGGGTGGACGGGTTACTGCCTACTTTCGCCTCGACTCTCTAATTGGTACCACCACAACTATACTCCGAGTCGGTAGTGCGGGCGCCTGGGTAGGTGTTGAAGTTACGCCTGCGGGGGTGCTAAGGGTTTGGACTGATGCCCAGACTGTTAGTGGAAGCACTCTGTCTACAGGCGGAAGTAATTGGTATCGGCTCACTTTGGCTTACATCCTTAATGCTAGTAGCCAAGTTACAGATGCGAAGCTCTTCTTGGATGGCACCCAAGATATTAGTTTGACTGGAGACACAGAAGCGATAAACAATGATCTGAACGTGGGCTGGACTTCGGCTCCTGGTGCCAGCGAAATACTCAATTTCCACCACGTCTACGTGGATGACTCCACTGCCCTCACCGATACCGGCGACATCAGGGTTACGGCCAAGCTTGCCAATTCTGAGACAAATACGGCGTTTGATACGGCGATTGGTAATGCCAGAAGTACAACAGATTATAATAACATCAACGAAAGACCGATATCTGAAACAAACGGCTGGCGAGACGCGACTGCCAATAATCCGGGTGCAATTGAAAATTACGGAATCCAGAACGCCGCAACTGGCGATGTTGATATTTCTGGCAATACTTTAGTTGCCAGAACTGCCTGGGTTTGGGCTAAGAAGGGGACTGGTACAACTACTACCGGACCTTCGCTTTACAATAACGGTACTGCGGTTAGTATTACCTTAACAACGACTTCTACTATGTTTACCGATATAGTCGATAGTGCTAGTTATCCTTCCAATTCCCAGGCTGTTGGGATGCAGGCCATCAATGGTGGTGCAGACACGTTCTTTTACGAGGGCGGTATGATGGTGGCTTCTCTTGGCGATCCGGTGCCGGAGTTGGCGCTTGCCCTGGCCCCGCTTTCATTTTTCGCCCCGAAGATTATCAAATCTATTCAAAAGGGAACTCTGGTGGAGGACTTTAGTAATTTAATAAGGCGAGGTCTGTTGGTAGTCAAGAGTCTCTTGCTGAATCTATTTATGTTTAGAAGAAAGGGTCTTAGTTGCCAAAAAGAAGATAGGAGAAGGAGAAAGCAAAAATGGAAACATTAACCAAAATGCCGACTCAAAATATTGCCAAAAGAGCCAAGCGTTCCGCCAGTAACCTCTTTATTGTTCTGGTGGTTTTCCTCATGGTTTTGCCGTTTTTTGTGACTTTTAACGAGTTTTTGACCAGGATTGTGGAGTCAACTTCTTTGTTCCGCTTCATTGAAAAGATAATTGTCCCTTATGAGGTAATGCTTACAAGGACGATCGTTTCCTTTTTTGGGGTGGAAACACAGCCGGGGACCGTGGCAGTGATCAAGGACGGGGTAAATCAATATACTTATATTGCCTGGAACTGTATCGGCTGGCAGTCGCTTGTGATATTGTTTGTTAGCTTAAAGAGCGGTTTGGTAAGCGGTTTTACCAAAAGCAGCAGACTGGAGGCGGTGGTGTTTGCTTTAGTTGGGACATTTTTGATGAATCTGGCGAGAATTTCGGCAATTCTTATTATTCTATACTACTTTGGCAGGGGGCCGTCTTCCTTTTTCCACAATTATATTTCTATTATTATTACTACCGCTTGGCTATTTTTCTTTTGGTGGTTCGTTTATAGATTTATCCTTGAGGAAAAACAGTCGTCCTGAGTCTCGCCCCGTAGACCTGCTAACGAAAACAAAAAAATCTGTAAAATCTAAAAAGATTAATTTAGACTTCTAGTGTACTTAATTTTTTGAGGGGCGATTTTAAGCTAATTACATGTCGCCTTAGCATCTGCCCAATCGGCATGATCGTAGTCGACATTTGCGTCACTTGTTACATATAGCCTAAATTCTTGTTTTTCGCTTATGTCAACGTTTACGGTTTTTGTTGCAGTGTTGCCATACATTACGCCACTATCATAGAGCTTTATACCATCAGCGTATACCTGGAAGATTACAGAACCTTTGTTTTTAACTTCATCATCGACGCCAACCTTGGCGCTAAATGTTTTGCAATTCCCCGCAAGATAAAATCTGACATCAGAATAAGCATGTACCCCAATACCTTTGGCATACTTTTTCCCTTGCAAGGTGATTGTTCTTCCATCTTTTGGGGCTTGTTCGCCATTACTCATATTTCTTTCAACCGTACCCCAAAAATTGGTAGCATAAAACCAGCTTTGATCAGATAGATAACCTGTTGTAACAGCAGGTTTTGGTGGTGGAGTACCTTCAGTTCCAACAATTTTCACCATGACTACACCATGCGGGGCAACAGAAACTGAGAATTTATCAGTATAAACCCCAAGATCTGCTTTTGTCCATAAATCCCGAACAGTTGCATTCGTTCCTGGTGCTAATCCTAAATCTTGCCAATTGGCAGTGATAGTAGCAGAATTTAAGGTTCGATTTAAAAGAACAACAGCTCTTTCACCTGCTGTTTGAAGTTTTCTTGACCACACCTGAAGACCTGCGTAATTATCCCAGACCACCATTCCCGGAATACCTGCAGGGTCTTTTGCTACGGCAATGACTTCAGGGTTTGTCAAGATTTCTTTTATTTCAGCAGACATAGTCCGTGGATCGTTTCCTGCAATAAGTGGTGCTGCCATTATTACCCAGAGACTGAAATGGGTTCTATATTCGATTAGGGTCATTCCACCATTTCCAACCTCTAACATATCAGGATCATTCCAACCACCAGGTTCAGCAAATGAGGCGTGGTGCCAATTTCTGTCCGCAATCTTTAGCATACTTGTCCAGTTGTCTGCAATGTCTTCAGTTGTTCGCCAAAGATTACCAGTTGTTTCTCCCCACAACCAAGGTAATCCTCTTCCCCAACTAGTGATACTAAAAACCATTGGTCTTCCAGAAGCAGCAATCGCATCACGCCAAAGAGTATACTGGGTCTGGGGATTCAATCCAACATCATCAGTAAAACACCAATCAACCTTAACATAATCTACACCCCACGCAGCATAAGTTGCAGCATCCTTGTATTCATAATCTAAACTTCCAGGTCGCTCCTGACAGGTTTTCGAGCCAGCACTGGTATAGATTCCAAATTTTAGCCCTTTCGAATGAACATAATCTACCAAGGCTTTAATGCCACTTGGGAAAGTTTGCGGATCCGCCATAATATTACCATTACTATCCCTGCTTACTTGCCAACAATCGTCCAGATTGATATATTCATATCCTGCCGCTTGCATATCATTGGAAACTATTGCATCGGTTATCTCTTTAACTATTTGTTCAGAAATATTACAACCAAATTTATTCCAAGGATTCCAACCCATCGAAGGAGTTAATGCCAAGCCATTATTTAGAGCTGAAGCCTGTTTTGCCAGGAGAAGTATACTTATTGAAAACGTAACCAAGAGAGCTGAATACAGGAAAAAATTTATTTTTCTCACTATTTTCACTTTATTTTAGCTAAATTGTTTCAAAAAAGTCAAGACCCCGCAATATTCTCCGTAGGGTCTTAGATAATTAGAGTGGGTTGTGAGATAAGTAGTAAGCATTAGTAATTACGACCGATTGTGGTGATAAAACAAGAAGTGCTTTGCGGATATATACATTAGCATTTCTAAATCCGCAGGAAATTCTTTGAAACAGCTTGCACCTGACATGCAGTCCTTCGGTGTAGGCGTTAGTTGTTCAATAGACAAAGTAATTAAGGATTTCTTCTCTGAAATGAATTAATGTTTTCCCCCAAAGCTTTAGCTCAATAAGCAAGAAATCAAAGCTAAGCTTTGATTTTAGAGAGATTGGTATTACAATCTAATTAGAATGAGAAAAGTGATTTTTGCCAATAATGAATATTACCACATTTATAATAGGGGAGTTGATAAGAAGCAGGCTTTTTTTGCGAAACGGTCATTATTCTCGATTGGCTTTTGGTGGTTTAGCTATAGTTTTGTGCTTGAGGAAAAGGTGTAAGGGTCTAGGGTGTAGGGGTGAGTATATACAGTTTATTAGGATAGCATTTTCATCAGGCGCTGAACTAGAAACACAATTACTTATCGCCAAAAAACAGGTATGCTAAGAGAGGATGAATTTACAAAACTTGACCTTTTACTTACAGAGGTTATGAAAATGTTAAATATGTTAATTAAAAGTTTAGAGAAACCTAAACCCTAGTCGCTATACCCTATACCCTATACCCTATACCCTCTTTAATATCATCCGGTATAAAGGAAAGTCTTTGTTTGGCAAAACTCAGCCATTCTTTAAGTGTTTCTTCTTCAGGTGATTCGAAATTCAGAGTATAGTAAGTGTTCCTGCCTGCTTTACGTCTTTTTAAAACATCCAGCTCAACTACTCTTTGTAAGTATGTTACTAGTGTTGGTCTTGTGATCTTACCGCGGGTTTGTCTTGCTAAGTTTTTAAATTGTATCTCACCTCTTTTAATAAATGGTTTTAACACCAGTTTCTCAGGTCCTAATACTTCCTGTCTATCAAGAAACTCATTCCGTTTGATTTCAAGGCTTGTTTTGAGAACATCAATGATTGATAACACCAGTGCCTCAAGCATAAAGGAAACAAAATGGTTAAGGTTTTTGTGCTCAAGAGAATAGAGAAGATATTTATAATAGCGCTGCTTTTGCTTGTGGTAATAATATGATGTGCTGTATAAATTCTTCTCATTAATCCCAAGACTTCTAAGGAGTACATGTTCGAGAATTCGGCACACCCGTTTGTTACCATTATTAAAAGGGTGTAATCCATAAAGGGCTGTATGAAATATTGCAATACCAGCTGTTGTTTGATTTTTTTGAAGATAAGAGATTAACTCGATAACCCCTTTTCTAAATAAATAAGGTGTATTAGTATTAGGAACAATGAAAATATTCCTGCTTCTGGTAGTAATTCTATGGCTTTTCTTCTTCTGGT
>Ga0155089_117_pt1 | contig 8873 bp, 7 predicted proteins | sample RifCSPhighO2_01_FD_106057 | JGI IMG/M metagenome (GOLD analysis project Ga0155089, IMG submission 106057) | Candidatus Roizmanbacteria bacterium RIFCSPHIGHO2_01_FULL_39_24 | reverse complement strand
ATTGTCCGGTTCTCCGGCAAATACTGCCGTTTATTTTGCTCTTCTCGAACCATTAAAAGGCAAAATAATGGGACTGTCCGCTGCATCCGGAGGACATTTAACTCACGGTTTGAAACTTAATATTTCAGGTAGATTTTTTAATTCTATCAATTACGAACTTGGGAAAGACGGATCCTTAGACTATGCTGAGATTGAACAAATTGCGCTTGACGAAAAACCAAATATCATAGTCTGCGGCTTTACCGCCTATCCCCGTCTGGTAGATTTCAAACGCTTCGGGCAAATCGCAGATAAAGTTGGCGCCTATCTTTTGGCGGATATTTCCCACATCTCAGGCCTAATTGTCGGCGGCGTCCATCCTAATCCCGTTCCTTATGCGCATATAATCACCACGACAACCCACAAAACTCTCCGCGGGCCGCGCGGCGCGCTTATCATGGTGACTAAAAGAGGACTTTCAAAAAATCCCGATTTGCCAAAACTTATTGATTCGGCAATAATTCCCGGACTGCAGGGGGGGCCGCATGACAATCAGACGGCAGCAATCGCTGTTGCCCTTCTTGAGGCTTCAAAACCGGCTTTCAAACAATACGCAAAGCAGATTATTGTAAACTGCAAATCTTTGGCGGGAGAGTTAATAAAATATGGATTCGAGCTTATAAGTGGCGGCACGGATAACCATTTGATTTTGATAGATTTGAGAAACAAAGGAGTAAATGGCGCAATTGCCGCTTATGCTTTGGAAGCGGCAAATATCGTTGTGAATAAAAACCTCGTTTTAAACGATAATATGCCTCCATTCTACCCTTCAGGTATTCGTCTTGGAACCCCCGCAATTACAACACGGGGAATGAAAGAAAAAGAAATGGTTAAAATAGCTACATGGATAAACATGGTTATTGAAGAAGTAAAAGATTATAAACTTCCGGAGAAGAAAGAGGAACGCGTGGAATTTATGAGGAAGACTCGGCTTGAAATTGATAAGAACAAAAAACTGGTAAAAATTGCGGCCGAAATAAAATCCCTCTGCTCCAAATTCCCCCTCCCCTGATGTCAATGACTGTCCTGCTAAATCCCTAAGTAATATTGCAAATATGACACACTTGGGTATATACTGTGGAAAATCCAAACTCTCCCTTTTTATGAAACGCGAATCGATAATAGAAAGAAATACCAAAGAAACGAAAATCGCCATTTCATTAAGTATCGATGGGGTTGGAAGAAGAAAAATAGATACTCCGATAGGTTTCCTTAACCATATGCTCGATCTGTTTTCCAAACACGGTTTATTCGACCTATCCATCAATGCCAGAGGTGATACGCACATCGATGAGCACCATACGGTTGAAGATATGGGCATAGTTCTTGGTGAAGCTTTTTCAAAAGCATTGGGCGATAAAATCGGTATAAAAAGATACGGATTCTTTATACTACCCATGGACGAGGCACTAGCCACCGTAGCTGTAGATTTTTCCGGCCGTTACGCGTTTCAATTTAGTTGCTCCTTCACAAGAGAAAAGGTCGGTGATTTAAGCACCGAGCTTGTACGGCACTTTTGGGATGCATTTGCTCAAAACGCCAAAATAAATTTACACATAAAGGTTGAGAACGGAGAGAATGAGCATCATAAAATTGAGGGAATATTTAAGGCGGTAGCTCGCGCAATCCGCATGGCATGCGAAATAGATTCACGAGCGAAGGAAGAAATTCCTTCAACCAAAGGAAAACTATAGCTTTTGTGTTATTTCTTCTCTAAGATATGAAAGCATAGGCAGACCCTTCAACTCAGCAAGCATTATTGTCAAAGGAAGTAACCCTTGCCCTCTACCATCGTTTTGCTCGAGTAATCTTGAAATGTTTATTGTTAATAATGCGCATCCCGCGAGAGCATATTTTATTCTTTCGTATTCACTATTTATATCAATTCCTGCCTGTTTCGATCTTTGAATTAACGGCAAAATCCTAAGATCGGTTATCTGTTTTGCAATTGCCTCATGCGCACCATAAAGCGCTGAGCTTTCAAAAGGAACATCTACATGCATAACATGCTTGTCTCTATCCCAATCGTAAAAAACATCTCCGATTTTGGGATCATAGTACATACCGCCCATAGGTACAACACAGCTGTGAGCTAATGCTTTAATGTTTGAAAGGCTTGCCGGATTCCAACCCGCGAATGCAGGATCAAAAATAGTAGCTCTGCCCTCTTTTTTGTCCATAAAAATATTTCCTGCGTGATCATCTCCATGAGACACACAAACTAAGGCGCGAGATTCGCCGGCAAAGGATAAATATTTCCTTGCATTTTTAATGACTTCAGAAAGTGTGATGTCGTAAGAATCTCCATTTATAACCCATTTTGCTTCAAGAAGCTCTCGCCAAGTTATGTCACCGCCTCTTTCTGGAAGAGTAAATCTGGTATCGGGTTTATACCACATATCAATTCGCCCACCCTCTTTAAATCTCTCAAGAAAAAGTGTTTGCACGGGAGAATCGACTGCTTCTCTTGAATCTGCCACGGTTGAACTATCAACCATTGTCCTCCCAACCTGTCTATTGAGCCTGGAGAGAACCGCAAGCTCCCTTGAAGTTATCAGATTCTCACGCTTTTCGTAAGATTCTTTTAACAAATCGAACAATGTTGGCGCCTCAACTCGAGGATATATAAGAAGGGGATATTCGCGAGAATTGCTTGATATAAGCGGCACGAGAACTGGCCACCCATGTCGAGCCAGGAGATTTGCTTGGGAATATTCATTTTCCGCTCCCAAAGAGCTTTCGCTATGAGTATCTGACTCTATATGTATCTTTACAAATGTAGGTTTATATCCGCTGCCTTGGACAGCTATCTCAGCATATGCAGAGACAGAATTAAGAGATGCAGCGGTTGTTATTGGCTCCACATTCCTTATTGCCAAATTGGGAAAGGCCATCTCAATATATTCTTTAAATACTGCCGCTTTATAGGCGGGATCAAGCGTTTTATCTCCACCGCCAATAGTTATTGCAATCAGTTTTTCTCTCATTTTGGAGCTATTAAAATTTCTTATCGCAGTCTTTGTTTGACCGAATTCCAATGAGCACCGAACCCTTCTGCATCAACTATAGGTTTCATGATAGAGGCAAGATATTTAAGGCCCTCTCTTGTTACGTATTGTGTCTGCGTTGATTTCATAAAAGTTTCTACGCCAATGGGCGAAAATGCTTTTGCTCCTCCGGCTGTCGGCAGAACATGATTTGCTCCCGTCGCGTAATCACCTAGGGCTTTTGATGTCCACTTGCCTAGAAAAATAGAGCCGGCATTGACAATTTCATTAACCAGCGTTTCACAGTCCTCAGTCATAATTTCTAAATGTTCGGGCGCATAATTATTTGCAAATTTTATCGCCTCTTCTTCATTCGAAACCAGAATTATCGCGCTATGTCTTGACAGGGATTGCCTAATAATACTTTGTCTTGTGCAGGACGAAGCCTGTCGGACGATTTCTTTTTGTGTCCTCCGCGCAATCTCTCTGCTCCATGTAACAAGCACTCCGGCTGCATTAGGATCATGTTCGGCGGCGGATAAGATATCAGCAGCGCAAAGAACTGGATCTGCTTCCTCATCTGCAAGAATAACAACCTCGGAAGGTCCGGCCGGCATATCAATACCGACATCTCCAAAAACAGCCATCTTAGCTGCAGTTACATACGGATTCCCCGGTCCGACAATTTTATCTACCGGCCTAATGGTCTCTGTTCCATAGGCAAGAGCGGCAATGGCGGCTACCCCTCCAACCCTATATAGTTCATCCACGCCAGCCTCTTTTGCAGCAACAATGACCTCGTAGTTTTTCCTCCTTGGGGGAGTAACCCCCACAATTCTTTTCACCCCCGCAATTTTTGCAGGGACCGCCAAAGTCTGCATTACTGTTGGGTAGGATGCAGTACCTCCCGGTACATATAAACCGGCTAACTCGATTGGGGTTTTTTTCTGACCCAGTCTTACACCGGGAATTGTTTCAACTTCCCAGCGTGTGTTAATATTCTTAAATTGAGCCTCATGAAATCTTGTTGAAAGTTCGATTTGCTTTCTCATAGCTTTCAAAACAGTTGGGTCTATCCTTTCGTAAGCTTCATCTATGTCATCCTCTGAAACTCGAAGGCTTTCCGGGGTCAATTTAACTCCATCGAATCTTTCTATGTATTCAATAACTGCTTCATCCCCGCGAGCGCGGACATCGTCAATAATGGGTAAGACTTCCTTCTTTACCTCACCAATATCTTGTCGCGAACGGCGCATGAGCCTCTCTCTATCTTGAGGGGTCATTGTCCCCAGTTCATAAATTCGTATTTCAAGCGGTCTAATTTCGTCTGGAACTGTTTCTTTTCCTTTAGCCATAATTAACGCGTCTTCTTAATAACGCTTCCGAAGAGAACTTTTAAAATTCCGAACTTCCTTTTATCCTGATTCTGTCGCGACCGTTGAAGTTAAATCGGTTTATTCCCGGGTTTATATCCGTGTAAGTGTCGACAGGGACGCCTTCTTCGCTCTCCAATCGTCTAAATGCCGTATGTTTTTCATCATAGTTTCTATCATGAACGCCAATTGCCGTCAAGCTAACATTTATACCTTTGCTTTCAAGTATCTTTTTTGCATTAATAAAAGCCCTTATTCCTGACGGAGAATCTTCTACAACCACGAGCTCTAGTTTTTTTGCGGCGTCTTCCGTGAAAGGCTGAAGTTCATTAGGCACTTTACCGGTCCGTCCCCATTCATACGCATCCATTAACACCCTCATGTCTGTCTTTCTTCTAAGCGCTGAAAGGATTGCGGCAAGAGCTTGTGTAGGGTTCGGCTTGGTTAAGCTTTCTACTGGAGTTTTTTTTACTCTTCCTAGCCATTCCATTGATCCCATGCTAACTATCCCAATGGGTTTCACCTTGCTTTTCTCAACCGCAAGTTCTGCTTCAGGTGCGTATCCGTCAAAAGGTCTTCTTTGGGCATCGTAAGGAGGCAAACCGGGTCTTCCTGTGTAGATAACAACCATGCCGCCTCCTTGTGAAATTTCATCCAGATCTTTTCTTCCCCTATCGTCAATTAACGATCGGTCCTTTGTTCTTATTAGTGACACTTCTTCTCCTGTCCGACTTTCTTTACCGTAAGTCGTCTTAAAAGCATCTTTGCCTAGCACATACTCTTGAAAAATACTGGTGACCTCATTACTAAACGGATCGCGAGTTTTTGAAAGTGTTCTTGTGATATGCCTTATAGTATCCGGTACTGCACGCTGATATTTTGATCTAAGGTATCTTAAGACTACTTCCGGTGGATGACTTTGCGGACTTGAATTTATTTGAAAAGCTCCCAGCGCGTCACCATTAGATACATCTATGCCTGCTTTTTTCAGCTCCATCAAGGAAACTACAATTGCCGACACATCCCAAGGGTCATGTATTCCTTCCGCTTCAAAATGACTCATATTGCGGCCGGAGGCACGGTTTCTGTCGTCCACCATAAAGCCCTCCGGATCAACACCTAACTGTTTGGCAAAGAAGGTAATGGTTGAGCGAACTGCCTGTCTGTAAGCCACCGGCCTAACCAAAACACCATCTACGTCTAAGGCTATAATTGTATTCTCAAAAGGCCTCGGTTCAAGCTCCCTAGCTCTACTTTCGACTCCTCCGTTATATGGTAGTACTTCTGGACCTGACATAGATTTTAGCTATTCTTCCCTATTTAAAGGGATGCTCATTTTTAGTCCGTAGAGTATATACTTTTTTTCGATTCTAGTCAACTTCAATTTGTTTTGGTAAAATATATCTTGTGATAACACCGAGGAAGAAATTATCTCATTCAAAACTTTTCAGAAAACCAATCTTAAGCATGCATCCCTACGCGGCTCCAATTGAAGGACGGGCGGGAAAAGATTATCTGTTTCTTGATTTCAATGAGAGAACTATTCCGCCTCACCCTCTCATATTAGAAGAAATTAAAAAATATGTGAGCGAAGGCAGACTTCAGATGTATCCGGAATATGGAAATCTTAACGAGGTGCTTGCGGATTATGTAGGAGTCGGGGCTAACGAAGTAATTCCAACGGTTGGAGGAGATCAGGGAATTGACATAATCATGAGAGCATTTGTTAAAGATGGCGATAAAGTTATAATCCCTTCTCCAACTTTCGCCATGTTTAATCAATCCGCGAATATTCAAGGAGCCGATATTATTTCACCGCGTTATAAAGGCGACAAATTTGAATTTCCATTTGAAGAAGTGCTACAAGAAATTAGGTCCAGAGTGAAACTTGTCATTCTCTGCAAGCCAAATAATCCTACGGGAACACCAATAACAAGAACCCAAGCAAAAACTATCGTTGAAAAAGCAGCATCTTTAAACATTGCCGTTTTGGCTGATGAGGCATATCACGAGTTTGCTCCTGATTTAACGATAATAGACTTAATAGATAAATATCCGAATTTGTTTATTATCAGAACCTTCGCGAAAACTCTGGGAATTCCATCTCTTCGAGCAGGCCTTATTGTTTCACAAAAACAGAATATAGAAGAGCTCGTAAAAATTAGGGGGCCTTATGATGTGAATATGGTTGCGGTTGCCGCAATGAAAGCATTAAGACATCCCGAGGTCGCCCGGGATATAAAAAAATATGCTCGGGAAGTTATGACGGTCTCAAAACCTATGGTGGAGAAATTTTACAAGACGAATGGGATTAAATTTTCTCGGAGCGTTGTGGGATTTCACCTACTGAAGGTTCCTGGTCTCTACGAATTTATGAAGACAAAAGGCATCATGATAAGACCGAGATCTGATCCGCCGGGAACCGTAAGGGCGAGTATAGGTACGAAGAAAGATACCGAGAGATATTTAGAAGCTTTTTCCGAATTTCTAAAACTAAAAAATGATTTTTGATTCTCTCGAAATATTCCTCTTGATATTTACTCTTGCACATGATAAATTAAGTTCGCAAGATTTTTGAAGGCAGAACAATATGAAAGTAAGTGATGTAATGTCAAGGCAAGTTGATTATGTAAAACCTGATGACAAGGTTGAGCGAGCCGCCTTAATAATTTTCGGAAGAAACATTAACGGAGTTCCTGTTTGTGAAGGAAAAAAAGTCGTGGGCTTTATAACAGAATCCGATATCCTCAAGAAATTTTACCCCACTATTCAGGAATTTGTTGAGGATTCCGTACATGAGTCTAATTTTGAAGACATGGAAGAAAAGGCCATGACAATACTGTCTCTTCCCGTCAGCACTTTGATGTCTAAATTTTCTGTAACGGTCAAGCCGAACACTCCCCTTCTTAAAGCAAAATCCCTGATGGAAGCAAGAGATGTTGGAAGACTTCCCGTTATTGATGAAGACAATAAATTAATAGGGATGATATCAAATGGAGATGTATTCAGGAGTTTGATTGGAGAAAAACTTTTATTTACCGAAAATGAAGACTACAACGATTTTCTATCAAAAACATATTATGCTACGGTTGATTGGGAAAACCGGCTGAAATATGAAATGCCCGATCTATTAAAGGTATTCAAAGAGCACAATGTTAAAACGGTTCTTGATATTGGGTGTGGAACAGGTGATCATTCAATAGAATTGGCAAGGCACGGATATTCGGTAATTGGAGTAGACAGAAGTAGCGCGATGATTAGGGAAGCCAATAGAAGAAAGGTGGCATTATCAAGCAAAAACTACGGAAATGTTCATTTTTGGCACAAAGATGCGGAAGAATTGCTTTTTGATTTAGATACAAATTTTGACGCCATTCTTTTTTTGGGAAATACCTTCTCTCACAATCCTAAAAATTATAGACACTTATTAAAAAGGGCCTCGGGCTATTTGTCAAAAGATGGCGTCATCATTTTCCAAAATACTAATTTTGAAAAAATTTTAAAGGTTAGCAAAAGACTCCTCAACTTCAATTTTGTAAATTCACGCGAGGAATCTATAAAAGAATACTGTTTTGTCGAATTTTATGACCCTCCCTTTCATGACAAAACTATTCTGAAAACCTTTGCCATTCTTGTTTCGGACGGAAAAAGATGGAAATGGTCCGGGACGAGAAACAGCATGATGGCATTTACGGACCAGGAAAAAATGAAAAGCCTCCTTGAGAATGAAAAGTTTAAAGATATAAGATTTTTCGGCTCTTCTTTCGATGGAAGACATTGGGATTATCTCTTCAGAAAACCCTTCGATCCTCTTAAGAGTGATTGGCTGAATATAATAGCTTCGAATAAGAAATAATACTGGTAGTATTTGTAGTGTTAACTTCTCTCCAATTCTACAAATTCATATTTTAATCCGTTTTCTTCCCCTTCTTCTCTTCGAACTACTTTTTTAAACTCCGAATAGTCGGGGAAAAAGGCGTCGGCGGATGGTGCTTCGGCATCAATTTTTGTTAAATAAAGTTTATCAGCGTAAGGCAATCCCAAGGCATAAATCTGCGCCCCGCCAATAATGAAGGCTTCTTGCCCGCCGAAGCCTTGGCGAAAGCGGGTCTCCTCAATGTTTTTTGCTTTTTCGATTGAATCCTCGATTGAGCTAACAACTATTGCGCCCTCGACAGTGAAATCCGGATCCCTAGTAACAATAATGTTTGTTCGATTTGGAAGCAATCGATTGATTGATTCAAAAGTTTTCCTTCCCATTATCACCGGATACCCCACCGTTAACTCTTTAAATCTTTTTAAGTCCGAACTAATATGCCAAATTAATTTATTCCCCTGCCCAAGTTCTCTATTTTTGCCAATCGCCGCAATCATTGAAATTTTAACCATAGGTTAAAATGGTATTATGTATTATGTAGTAAGTAGCAAGTATGAAATCGCACATGATACATTCTACATACTACTTACTACTCTT
>Ga0155089_136_pt1 | contig 9481 bp, 8 predicted proteins | sample RifCSPhighO2_01_FD_106057 | JGI IMG/M metagenome (GOLD analysis project Ga0155089, IMG submission 106057) | Candidatus Roizmanbacteria bacterium RIFCSPHIGHO2_01_FULL_39_24 | reverse complement strand
TTTTGTAGCTGGTACCAAGCTAGAAATGCTTGGCGAAGTTTAGTTCGATAAATAGTATCACGTATTGCAAGTAGTTGACTTTGGTAGATTGCCCCCCTCCCTTTTTTAACACGATTTATTGTAAAGTACTCATTTATTTCCTCATCAGTCACTTTTATAGTACTTTTTAGCATTTTTTCAATAGACATTTGAATTCGTAGTTCTTTTTCAAATTGTGCTTTTGTTTGACGATTGGCAATTAGAATTGATTCGAACGTTGTTTTTTTTTGAAGTAACTGTTTTTTTATATCTGCGATTTTTATTGCAAGTTCCTTATCAGTTACTTCAATTTTTTTTCCTGCAAGAGATTGTTCAATAAGTTTTTCACTCACCAGTGTTTCAAGTACTTGTTGCCCGCTTGTAAGAGCAAGTCGGTGAACAAATTCTCCACTAGAAATATATTGGTTATTTACTCGAGCAATTGGAATGAAGCTTTTGAATTTAAAACCAATAATAAACGTTATAAGCCCGTACAGAATAAGATATACCGCAGTCTTTTGCCTTTGTGTAAGCTCTCTCCAGTTTTTCATGGAGATATTATAGCATATTATTTAAAAAGAAAAGAATAGCTTTTTTTCTCTTTATTTTGTCCCAGTAATGCGTCTGAAAATCCTGATCTAGTCTTATTTCTTTCCATTATAAATGATCCCAGTTGACTTACATTTTTTGTTTTGAAATACTGAAATTATCGGGAAACTTTTTAAAAATTTCTTCAAATAAAAGGGGGTGATACATATGAATAGACAAATACTATTTAGCCTTATTTCAATCGTTTCAGTTGTTGGAATGGTCGGTGGATCTGCCTTTGCTATGTTCTCAAGCACTGCAACTAATGATGGAAATACGTTTGGTGCAGGAACATTAGTGCTCGAAATTGATGGAGAACCTGGCAGTGGCTCGAGTCAAAAATTTATAGTTACAGATATTGCACCAGGAGAGAGTGAGACACAAATGTTAGCACTATCCAATACGGGAAGTATTGATGCTACATCGGTAGTACTCTCATCTATTGGTCATACTGGATCAAGCCCTGATTTAGGCGACAAACTTACATTGCGAATGTATGATGATAATGGTACTACTGTAGGTGTATTTGACGGTGGAGATACCTTAAGAGGAACCGCACACATAACAGATGGAGCCTGGAGTAATATTTCTATGGGTTTTGGCTTATTAACTGGGGAGACTCATAACGTTTTCGCGGTCGTGACATTTGATTCAGATGCTGATAATTCATATCAGGGAATGTCATCATTTTTTGATCTCAATTTCCAGGCGAATCAGTAGCTTGAAAGAACACGGGCTCTGATTCTGAGTAATCAGGGCCGAGGGTTAGGAGATCCTGAAACAAGTTCAGGATGACAATGATTATGAACACTATTAAAAAAATACTATTTTCAGTTTTACTTGTTTTGTATGCTATGGTTTTTTTTGTATTTATAACATCACGTTCAGGATTTATTAGCAATATACGATCATTTGTTGTGGTCACAGGGAGTATGGAGCCGAATATGCCCGTAGGGACGCTCGTTTTCACCAAACCGCAACCGAGTTATACAGAAAACGATATCGTTGCTTTTGAAAAAGATGGACGTACAATTACTCATCGTATAGTAAAGGTTATTAAAAGCAAAAGCGGAACTAGTTATTCCACTAAGGGAGACGCAAATAACGCCCCGGATACTATGGAAACTACTTCCAAATCAATTTATGGAAAAAGTATTTTCCCCGTCCCCTATGTGGGTTCAGCTGTAACCACACTTAGAACTGTTCCTGGTTTCATTGTCTTTATACTCATTCCTGCACTTATCTTTATCGCATTTGAATTTAAAAACATAAAAGAAGAAATTGTAAAGGAAACAGAAAAGCGGTTTCAGCATAAAGATGCTGAAACAAGTTCAGCATGACAAACGCGATGAATAAAAAAAACATTATTTTAGGAATGCTGTTCTCGATACCAATTTTAGTTATTTCATATCGTTCAACATATGCATTATTTTCAAGTAGCGTAAGCAATACAAATAATACTTTTTCAGCGTCTGCAAGTTTTCCAACGGTCACTCCAAGCGTACAAATCGTTATCAACGAAATTTCGTCTGATGGAAATAATAAGAAAGAATGGGCCGAATTATACAACCCAACTGGGACAAGTATTGATCTTTCCGGTTGGTTGATTGGAAATGGAGCGTTAAATGACCCTCTCCCAGCAGGTTCTATCATCAGCGCAGGAGGATATGCAGTCATTATTCCATCTGTAACAGATGTAGCGGGAATTCCAAGTTCTGCGGCAACCTTTCAACTATCAGTGTGGTTGATTGGAAATGGAGCGTTAAATGACCCTCTCCCAGCAGGTTCTATCATCAGCGCAGGAGGATATGCAGTCATTATTCCATCTGTAACAGATGTAGCGGGAATTCCAAGTTCTGCGGCAACCTTTCAACTATCAGTGAATCAGATTGGAAATGGATTTACTGACGCTGGAGACGCGATTGTTTTGAAAAATACAACGAGTACTATTATTGATCAATTAAGTTATGGTACTGACACGACTATTTTCCCAACTCCACCCGCTTCTCCTGGATCCGGACAGTCACTTGCTCGAAGTCCAAATGGATTTGATGCTGATATAGCGGGCGATTGGGTTATTGATTCAACGCCAACGATTGGCCAAGCAAACTTATGAAAAAACAAATAATAAAAGTACTACTTGCAATTGTACTCATCGGAGGAATTATGCTTTTTGGACAAGATAAAATCAGCTCGCTCTTTAGACCAAATTACGTGGAAGCTATCGGCGACTTATTCGTTAATTTTGGAGTTCCAGCAGGCACTCCCCTCTTCAATATAAATAATATGAAGCCCGGAGATAGTATTACCAAAACTATAATTGTAAAAAATGAAGCAACTTCAAATCGACCAGTTGCAATAAGAGGAATTAAGACAAATGGGCTGGGAAACCTAGAACAAACACTCGATATTGTTATCTCAAAAGGTGGAATCGATCTATATGGAGGCACAACAGGTACAAAAACGCTTGCCAATTTCTTCACTGATTCTGCAGGACCAATTGGAATTCCACTCAACACGCTTTTACCAAATCAAACAGATGATTACGTTATTACGGTGACATTTAAACAATCCTCCGGAAATGAATTTCAAACAACAAACGTTATTTTTGACATAAAGATTGGAATATATGTAGATATTCCTGCTGAATGCGCAGGCATTTCTCTCTCACAAATCCCTATTTTCGGAACAAGGAAGGCTGACATAATTAAAGGAACAGCTGGAAATGATTTGATCGTAACATTTGAGGGAGCTGATGTAATTCATGCTGGTGCTGGAAGCGACTGCATAATTTCTGGAGACGGCGCGGATGTTATCAATGCAGGTGATGGACATGATGCTGTTGTGGCAGGAATTGGTGCTGATGTAGTAAATGGAGATAAAGGTAATGATGTGATTTCAGGTGGAGAAGGACGCGATGTGATAAATGGACAACTTGGAGTGGATATCGCAGATGGTGGACCTCATGCAGATGTATGTCACGCCGAAACTCGAATTGCGTGCGATCCGTAAATCTTACAATAGTGCCGCTATACAAAAAGAGTACATTATTACTGTGTTCAGTAATGCCACAAAAAGCAGATAGGGTGAATTATTTCCCCACAACGAACCCGCAATAACTCCGATGAATGTTACCGTTCCAAATACAAAATGAGGAATGAACAGTGCTAGGTTTGTCTTTTCTTCCTGCGCATCTCCTTTGGGTGTTACTGTATACCCAAGCCTTCGCCCCGCAAATACAGATAGGAAGGCAAAAAAGTAAATTGGCCATGCTGCAAGACTTAAGAGTTTTCCCTTAAGGAGTAATCCCGATTCCTCTTTTGGATTAATATAAAACTTTTGTAACCACAAGAAAATAACTTGCTGCCATAAGATTAACGGTATAAATCGAATGATCATCGGAATAAATTCCATCTGTGTTGATTGGATTCCAAAAAAGAAATAGAGTGAAAGTAGGAATATACCAATTGCTTGTGCTATGCCATCAAAATAAAACTGTTGAAGTAAAAAGTAATTAAGTGCATGAACTAATCTCATTCGAAGAAATAATCGTGGGCTTTCTGTAAATAAAATATGAATGAGACCATATGCCCACCGCATTTGCTGGCCAAAGTACGCATCCCATGTTGCCGGCCCTTCACCAATCGCTAGTACTTCCGGTACATACACACTCTTCCACCGTTTTGAGTAAAACCGCATTCCTGTTAAATGGTCCTCCACAATGTGTCCGGAGTATCCACCAATGTTAGCGTGTGCCGCAACACGAACTACATGATTTGCTCCAATGAAAAGGACCATATCCAATCCAAACAGTCCCCGCTGGGTAATACCATAAAAACTAAATGCTTGCTCGGCGGCTGCCCGTGCAATCCACGACTGTTTCTGATTTCCATAAATTTGAGGAGTTCCCACAAATCCAACACGAAGATCGTTGAAGTAACCGAGTGTTTTAGTAAGGAAGTCTTTCTTTGGAACAAAGTCAACATCCAGTTGGGCCAGGAAGTCATACCTTTTTGCATGCTGATGACACCAAGAATTATAATTTCCCGCTTTTGTTTTTGCTCGAAACTTTCCGCCGTTTGTATTGTATTCTTCCTGACCTTTTCTGGAATAGTGAATTGCTCCATACTTTGCACAAATTATTTTTGCAATGACATCGTTTCCCTCATCCAAAAGCCATGTTTCATGCGGGTACTCGCACTCGACCATTGCTTTTATTGTTTGTTCCAACATATCATACGGTTCTTTTCCCGGAACAAATGCCGTTAAAAATGCAACTTTGTGCCCTGTTTCTGGCTCCATGGAAACGATATTCTTCATAAAAAGTGATGTCATCCAAACAAATAGCTCATTTACAACTTGGTGCCATACAACGTAGCTCAACAGTACAAAAATAAAGAGGTCAAGTAGTTTTCCAATTCCAAGAAAATTGTGTGGGACATGAGAAGGAGCAAACCACCATAACCCAAATTGAACTATGAAAATAATTCCTATTACAATTAATATAAAGAGAACTATAAACTGAACTTTTCCCAAAACTGGAGTTTTAACTATGTGGGGGAACATATGCTAAGTACTTGAAAAGTTCCGCTCAAGATATATGTTTCTCCCTTGGAAATAAAACAAGAGTCTCCTGACACACATTGAAGCGTGGTTTTATCGAACGTAATTTCAAGTACTCCATTAAGGACATAATAAACAATATCTGTAGGAGCTATATGTTTTCCAAAATAATCTGCCGCTTCAAGTCGGGTGAGGAACATGAAATCAAATGCATGCATATGATCGTCGATCTTTCGCACTGTCCCATCAGTACCCTTTACAACTTTATACATATAGGGGTTGTATTATACACCCGCTTTTAAAAAACAGATGGCTAGATGGCTGGAAAGCTAGAGGACTTTTGTGTTCGAGTTATCGAGCCATCGAGCCCTCGAGCTATCTGATCCTCTATAAACGACCTTATATGATCCACAAAATACCTTATTAAGATATTAAATAGTGTATATATGCAAATAATATGGGACATATACAGTTACGCATAATATGTGATACATCGTTATAAATAGACTATCTTGACAGGCAAATTTCACGACAGTACAATGACTCTCGTAGTGCAAAAAGCAACGCGCTAATATCTTATAAATTTATGACAAAACATATGCAAAAAATGTTCGGTACAACAGCTAAGTTAATTCTTGCGCTGAACTTAGTTATTTATTCTTCTTTCGGATTATCCCTGAATGCATATGCCACAGAAATGCCAAACTCAAGTGATTTAAAAAATACAATCATTGAAAACGCGCAGGCAAAGACAAGCCAAATAAATGCACAACCAACTTCAGCCCCAGTAGCAGAAACAAATACGGATGTTACAAATACAGGAGATAATACAACGGTAAACAATGGATCTAATTCGGATTCAACAACGGTAGTTGATAACCAAAATAACACGCAAGTTGATCAGACAACTAATGCAAGCGCAAATACAGGGTACAACCAAGCGCAAGGCAATATCTCTATTAATGGAGGTGGGGCTGGAATAATCGAAACAGGAAATGCAAGCGTCAATGTTGTTGGAGTTGTCGACGCTGGTTCAAATACAACACAACTTTCGGGTGGAAATGGTGGAGCAGGTTCAAACAGCGGAATTGCAAATACTGGTGATGGAGTTACCGTAAGCTCAAGTGCAAATTCTACACAATATAGAATTGTAAAAAATGGAAATTCTACCATAATAAATCAAGCAACAAATGCAGATGCTAATACTGGATATAACAATGCTGATGGAAATATCGCTATAAATGGTGGACCAGCAGGTGTAATCGTAACTGGGAATGCATCAACAAACGTAGATTACCTAGTTACTGCAAATGGAAATGTCACCATAATTGGTGGAACCGGTGGAAATGGTCCAGGGAGCGGCGCATCAATAATACTCGCAAACTCAGGCAATTATGGAAACTTTAATAATAGCGCAAATTCAGTTCACTACACAACAGTAACCAATAGTAATCGTGCCATACTTTCACAAATGTGTGGATATGGTATTAGCCGCGAAGTTCATCAGATTGATATGAATGGGTGTGTAGCAAATACTGGGGGTAACACATCAAATGGCGCAATTGCATTTGGGGCTGACGCTGGAGTAATCCAAACAGGAGATGCAGTAGTAAATGTTGAAATGAACGCCAGTGCAAATAACAACAACACATATATCGCCAACGGCTCTGGAGGCTCAAGCTCAAGTACCGACGTTTTTAACACTGGAGATAATGTCGAGGTAAACTCGAGTGCAAACTCTTCTGATACAACAACTGTCGGGAATTACAACGATGCTCGGGTTACTCAAACGGTGAATGCTTCAGCAGACACTGGACACAATACCGCAAATGGAAACATTTCATTTGGTGGACGAGCTGGAGTGATCATCACTGGAGATGCAACGGTTAATGTAATTATGACTGCTGAAGTAAATAAAAATACGACAGTGGTTTCCGATCCATCAGCTAGTCTGAACGGATCAGTGAACGGATCATCAATAGTCAACACAGGCGATGATGTAACTATAAATACGAGTTCCAATAACACAAATGTTGTAGAAGTAATAAATGTCAATGTACTCGAGCTTTCACAACAAGTAAACTCATACACAAACACCGGTAACAATACTGCAGATGGCAATATTGGAAGCGGTGGAGGAAGAATTGTGACCGGAGACGCTACAACAACCGTGAACATGGATGTTACAGCAAATTCAAATTGCACACTTATTGGTGGCGGTGACCCATCTGATTGCCCACAACTTGGAAGCGATCCAGAAAGTCCAAGTGTAACTCCAACAGAAACTCCTTCGACGACAACAAATCAAGGAGGAACGGGCGGAACGTACTCATCATCAAGCAGCTCCAGTGGAGCATCCGTAGCTGGCACAACAAGCCCCGCTGCAATTCTTGGCGCAGTATTGCCTGCAACAGGTCCAGAAGCAGGAATGATGATCTTAAGCTTTGCAATAGCTGGAGTTTTGGGAGGAGCAAAACTTAGAAAATTTAAGCAAAACTAAATTAACAATTCTTTACTTTGCAGTTAGTAATTTATAAAACTCGAAACGGGAAGGGGGTGAAACGAAAATGAGAAAAACAATCGCAATCGCAGCTTCTGCTGTAATGATGCTTTCAAATGTTATTGCAGTTTCTGCAGCAACAAATGTTAATGACATCGTAAACAGCGGATACAACTTAGATGTAAACAGCTCAAGCAATCAAACAAATGTTGTTACTGTTAATAACAGTAATACAGCCGTTATTTCCCAAACTGATATCTCCAGCAACAATACTGGTGATAACACTTCAAAGGGAAATATCGATCTTTGTGGAACGTGCGGAGCAGGTGGATCATCTATCGTTACCGGAAATGCTGGATCAGTGAGCAACATGGATGTAAATGTTAATAGCAATAGTACTGCTGTTACGTTGCCAAGTGGTTCTGGATCAAGCACAAACAATGCCGTCATTACCAATACTGGTAAACACGCTGACTTCAACCTTAGCGCAAATACCACTAATGTAGTGACCGTTAATAACAGTAACGAAGCACGTATTAATCAGACATCAATCTCTAACAATAATACTGGTGATAACTATTCCGGAAAAAATATTGGAAGTGCTGGTATTATGACTGGAGACGCTCTTTCAGAGAGCAATATGTCTGCAACAGGTAATTCAAACGCAACATTAGTCGGAGGAGAAGCAGGTTTAGGTTCATGTGATACATGTGTTGGTAATTATAATAACATTACAAACACTGGGTACAATCTTGATGTAAACTCTTCTACCAATGACGTAAATGTAATTGGCGTAAACAATTACAACGGTCTCTGGGTAAGTCAAACTGTTATTGCCAGTAACAATACTGGTGGTAACAGATCTAAATACAACATCGGAAACGGTGGTATATTAACTGGAAATGCCGGAAGCCTTAGCAATATGGCCGCTGGTGGAAACAGTAATGCTACAGTAGTGGGTTTTGATGGACTACCTATGGGAGCAAACTGGAACCAAGTTGTCAACACTGGTGCAAATGGTGATCTTAACCTAAGCGCTAATACTGTCAGCGTGGCGACAACCTCAAATACTAATGCTTTGATGGATGTACAATTTGCTTTGGCTTCAAATCAAAGCGGGTACAACTACCAATATCATAACATTGGCTTTTGGGGAACGATGACCGGCAATGCCGGAACGGGAAACAACTTTTCAGTCTGGGGTAACTCAAATAACACTTTAATCGGTGGTATGTGGGGACTCCTGGCCTGGTTGGCTTGGCTTTAAATCCAAGAGTGATCATTTTTAGATCTAAACGGAGATAAAGCGCTTTAGACCCCGCCTCGCCCTCCAGCCTCTCAAGAGGCAGGAGTGGCGGGCGGGGACCCGTTGTTTAATACTACAACTACTCTTTTTCACATTTCAAGTACCATTTACAACTCTTACTCTCTACCTTCTACTTTCCACCCTCCACCCCTCATGTCTCAACGATCTTATAGGTTGAATATCGCAATCAAATGATTTATAATACGGCCTTACTGATTAGGCTAAATTATGAAAACTTACGTCCTTAATAAAATTGTATCGGTTTTCCTAATAGTACTTATTTCTCTTAATCTAGCTTTTCCTATATTTGCCGAAGATCCAACTGTAACTCCTGATCCAACTCCAACCGATCAAGTAGCGACAACTGAAGCTAATTTATCTGATCAAAACGGTTTCGTAGGTGAAACTACTGATTCAACAGTAATAACTGTTTTACCTGATGGGACAACAAACGTAGCGACAAATTCAGGAGACCTGACCACAATAGATACTCAAGATACTTCAAG
>Ga0155089_137_pt1 | contig 21234 bp, 19 predicted proteins | sample RifCSPhighO2_01_FD_106057 | JGI IMG/M metagenome (GOLD analysis project Ga0155089, IMG submission 106057) | Candidatus Roizmanbacteria bacterium RIFCSPHIGHO2_01_FULL_39_24 | reverse complement strand
ACCGTGAAGCCATCGCGTGCCACAGGAGTTAGAACGGGGGGTGTCAAAAGATCATTTTTTTTTGCAGAATTCACATAGAAAAAAATACGAGAAACATTTTGGGGCCTTGGGGAGATGGAAAGTGGGTGAATGGAATCGAGAGTTTTTTGATCAATATACCGCAAACTCACAAAATCTGTTTCTTTCTGGTCGGCCGCGTCGGCGGCTTCTCGAGTTAGTTCACCGGACTCGGCTTCCGAAAGATTTAATCGCCCAGCCGTATACACTAAAAATGCCTCAAGTTCCTTCTTTGAAACTATAAATCCAGGAGTTTGCGGAGTAATTTTACTAATAATGTTCGAATTCTCTTCAGAAGTAAAAATATACTTGATGGGGCTTTTTGTAACTATTTTCCCATTTACATTCACCGAACTGACCGTTCCTTTTGGATACACAAATAGGCTCACATTTGCCTCGGTGGTGGCACCTAAAATCTTCGTAGTTTGTATTTGGCGGCGTGTATTTGGACTTTCAGTTAAATAATTTGTGGTGTTGATAATATTTCGTCGTATGCTTTCAAGTGTGCGCGCCGTGGTTTCCCCAGAAAGGATAATAATGATAAATCCACTTATGATAATAAAAAAAAGGCATGCGGTCGCAATAAAAAAGGGATTTTTGGAAAGCCGATTTAAATTCTTTGGTACATCATCCATATACTGTATTATACGCCTCAAATGCCACAATTGCGCCGGAAACGATCACATTGAGCGATTTATTCACTCCAAACAGGGGAATTTCTGCGATATGGTCGGCGGCTTCAAGTGCTTCATGGGAAACCCCATGCGTTTCATTTCCAACAATGAGAGCTAACGGAAACGAATACTCGATCTTGGTGTAGGAAATAGAATCTTTAGCTTGTTCAATAGCAACTATCTGTATTTTTCTCGGTTTTCCTTTCATCCCCTCTTCTTCTCCGCCCCCCCCAATCACCCTATCTTCTCCTCTCAGCTCTTTGATTGTCTCTAAAGCACTCTCCCTATATTCCCATGGCACAACTTTATATGTTCCAATGGAAGCTTTTTTAATTCGATGATTAGGTGGAGTTTCTGATTGTCCACAGATGAAAATTTTTTCGAATGCAAGCGCGTCGGCAAGTCGGAAAAGACCGCCAATATTATACGTGTCCCAGACGTCGTCGATGATGAGGTAGAAAGGGAGACGAGGAGGGAGCTCCAGCGTTTGTGATTCATCAAATTTTCGAAGTTCGTCTGCGTTTAGTTTCATAGTGATTTGTCATCCTAACCCTTCTCATGTCATTCTGAGCGTAGCGAAGAATCTCGGTGTGAACATAGTCGCTTGATACCCATTTCTCGAACAAGTGGGGACCCCCGCTTTAAACTGGCACCCCAGTTGTTTTCAAAACGGGTATCTACGCTCCATTAGTTGTCATTCCCGCGAAGGCCGAAGGTCCCCTTCAGGGGGCGGGAATCTAGCTCTCGAACTATCTTTCTAACAAATATTCCTGTTCCTATTCCTATGAGTCCTCCCGTAAGCACGTCCCCCACATAATGAAATCCCAAATAAACTCGAGAAAAGGCGATCAGACAGGCTATTATATAAAAAAGTTTGGCTCTTTTGGGATCATAATGAGCGAGGATGTAGACGGCGGCGAAGGCGAATGTTGCGTGTCCGGAAGGGAAGGAGAAGTCGGATGGATATGTTGAGGAGAGGAGGAGGGGATGGGGAGATGGGGTGGGGCGGAGGCGGGTAAAAATGTTTTTGAGGATGAGGTTGGTGAGGATTGAGCTTAGGGTGACGGTGAGAAAGAAGTCAAGGAAGAAGCGGTGATGGCGGAGTTCTTCGAAGATGACGAGGAATGAAAAGATGCCGATCCAGAATAGAATAAAAATTCCACTTGCGGAGAAGAAGAAAAAAACGGTGTCGATGAGTGGAGTGTGAGGGAGAGTGTAGATGGCGTTGGTGAGGAAGTTGTCGAGAGTAATTAGTGATATCATAGTTAAATAATAATCATCTCACGACTGGTTTTTGTAAGTCGAATTACCTGCTTATTTTTACCCACAACAACCGTGTCTTCAAGCCGCATTCCCCATGCACCGAGTATATAAATTCCGGGCTCCACAGTAACCACATGCCCTTCTTCGATTGTATCATTGTTGCGGGGTGAAAAATGGGGGAGTTCGTGCACATCAATGCCAATTCCATGCCCAAGGGCATGCTCAAATGGGGGGAATCCGGCGGTTTTAAGACTGTTGCGACACTTCTCATCCGCTTCCTTATAAAACTTCATCTGCGAAAGGTCCACCACAGCGTCATCCTGAACTTGTTTCAGGATTTCATACGCTTTCCGAATACGCTGGCTGGGCGTACCGAAGGCAAACATGCGCGTGATATCAGACGCGTATCTATTATAAGAAATTCCACAGTCTATAAGCATAATCGACTCACTTTTTGCCACTTTTTCTCCATTCGTTTGCGTGTCATAGTGGGGGATAGCTGCATTCTCATCGATCGCCACAATTGGATCAAAGCTGGTCGGAGAGTTGTTGATGAACCATCGAGAAAGAATGCGTAATACTTCTTTTTCAGAAATCCCAACATGCAGATAGGGGAGAAGTTCGGAAAGACACAAATCGACGAGTTCACAGGCTTTTTTGATAGCTTTTATTTCTTCTGGATCCTTTTTTGTCCGCATGGACTCGATTAATCTGTCATTCTGGAGTCCCGCCGTAGGCGGGACGATAGAATCCCAATGCATCGGAACCTTTTTCTCTTTCAACCACTCAAACTCCGCCACACTCAAGTCATCATGTTCAAAATAGAACGATTTTATTTTTTCTGCTTTAGAGATTTCTAAAAGATATACGCTCAAGTTTTTTTCTCGAGAAATGATCTTCAGCACAATTTTCTGTCTTTTCAAGTCAGCTTTCAACCGTTCAGATACATATCTACTATCAGTGAAAAAATAGACGCTCTTTTGAGTAACGAGCATGTACGCACTCCGCTCACCCAGTGCTATCCCAAAGCCACAAAGGTAATAGATGTTTGAAGGAGTGGTCACGAGAAGCGCGGATACCTTCTTTTCTTGCAAAATGGACTGTAATGACTGAATACGCATACTGTATTATAAAGGATTTCCATTAGGGAGCGTAGATACCCATTTTTAGAACAACTGGGGTGCCAGTTTAAAGCGGGGGTCCCCACTTGTTCGAGAAATGGGTATCAAGCGACCTTTTGTGGATTCCCGCCCCCTGAAGGGAACCTTCGGCCTTCGCGGGAATGACAAATAATTAGAAATTGAAAATTGAATATGTATCTGTTACTATGTTGCCACATGGATATTAAATACATTGGACATAGCTGTTTTCAACTTAAATCGAAGCTGGGCTCGGTAGTTACGGACCCATTTGATGTTTCAACAGGTTTGAAACTTCCAGCGCTTGAGGCCGACATCGTCACCGTTTCTCATGGTCACGCTGACCACAACTTCACTTCCACAATCACTGGAGATCCGCTTATCATCGAATACCCCGGAGAATATGAACGAAATGGAGTGCGAGTCTATGGATATGAATCCTACCATGACGATGAAATGGGCGCCAAACGTGGCAAAAATACACTTTTTAAAATTGTCATAGAAGACATCAATATTCTGCATTGTGGAGATTTGGGGCACATGTTAACAGAAGAAACGCTTGAGGAAATTGATGTTATTGATATTTTACTTATTCCAGTTGGCGGATTTTATACCATCGGGGCTGATGAAGCTGTGAAGATTATCAGCAAAATTGAACCGTCAATCGTTATTCCCATGCACTACAAAACAGATCAACATAGTAACGAGATATTCAAAGATGTTGCCCCCGTTTCTCAATTCCTGGAAAAAATAGGCGCCCCGCAAACCGAACCTGAAAAGAAATTAACACTCAAGAAATCAGATCTAACAGATCAGATGAGAGTGATTGTGATGGAAACATGAAATTGTTAAATTGTTAAATTGTTAAATTGTGGCAACCACTCCCAAAACTCCTCCACATGACGAACAAGCTGAAAAAGCGGTGCTTGGCGGCGCGCTCATCGACCCTTCGGCAATCTCACTTGTTGCCGAGATAGTAATTCCAGGTCACTTTTATCTTCCTACCCATTCAATTATCTTTTCAGCCATGCTTACACTTTTTGACAAAAATCAACCAGTTGATGTAGTCACACTCGGCGCCGCACTCAAAAAGAGTGGGGAACTCGTGAAAATCGGGGGAGGGAAATATTTGGCCGATCTTATCGACACCGTGCCTACATCAGCCTATGTTGAACACTATGCTCGAATTGTGAAGGCGGCATACATAAAAAGAACGCTTGTTTCTATGGCTAGCCGACTTGTTGAACAAGCATTTGAAGAAAAAGGAGACGTAAAACATCTGCTCAATGAAGCTGAATCAAGCATTTTTTCCCTTTCCCAGTCATATTTACACCAAGACTTTATTCCGCTCAAAAGTATTTTGGCCGAAAGCTTTGAACGGCTTGAAAATGCGAGTAAAGGTGACGGGTTACGAGGCGTGGCTACCGGATTTAAAGATCTTGATACTCGACTTGCGGGCATGCAAGACTCAAATCTCCTCATCTTGGCGGCCCGGCCGGGAATTGGTAAAACCACCTTTGCGATGAATGTGGCGCTTCACGCGGCACTTCAAGAAAAAATACCCGTTGGCGTTTTTTCTCTTGAAATGAGCAAAGAAGAGCTTGTTGATCGGCTTCTCGTGGGACAAGCAGACATTGACGCGTGGCGACTCAAAACAGGTAAGCTTTCGCCAGACGATTACAGCCGTCTAACCCAAGCAATGGGGGACCTTGCCGCGGCTCCAATCTATATCGATGACACGCCCGGCGCCTCGATTCTAGAAATGCGCACAAAAGCACGAAAGCTCAAAGTTGAAAAAGGTCTCAAACTGCTCATTGTCGACTACCTTCAACTCATCGATCCGGGAAAACGGATTGAGAACCGTGTGCAGGAAGTTTCTTTTGTATCCCAAAATCTAAAAAATCTAGCCCGAGAACTCAAAATTCCGGTGCTTGCCCTTTCACAGCTATCCCGTGCAATCGAGCATCGGGGCGAAAAGAAGCCGCAACTTGCCGATCTTCGAGAATCGGGAAGTATTGAGCAGGATGCAGACGTGGTAATGTTTCTTTATTACGAAAAAGAATCAGAAGATTTACTTGACGACGCAAAAAAAATGATCAAACTCTACATCGCCAAGCATCGAAATGGGGCAACGGGCGAAATGGACCTCATGTTCCGAGGAGATAGGGTGAAGTTTTATAGTGTGGATCACAGTTGATACACAAACACTTCATGCTTCCCAGAAACCTTCTTGATGAGTTTCTTTTCCCACCCAGGAATCTCATAGAAGTAAGAAACCACATATGTTCCACTCTCCATCTTCTCCAAAAGCTTCTTAACTCGATCCATCACATACGGCCCGACGTAGATATAGACTATCGATGCATACGGAAGCTTGTCTTTAAACATATTTGCGCGCAGAATCTCGATAGCATCTTTATTTGGGTGAAACAGTCTTTTTATCTGTAAAATAAGTGCCAACCAGGGATTATTTTCAATTAAAATAAATTTAGTTGGCTTTTTAGACCTTCCTGACGATCCTTTTAACTCCGGGGGTTCAAAGCCTTGTTGTGAGGCTTCAAAGAGCACTTCTCCTGTTCCAGCACCTAAATCTACAATAAATACTGGTCGATTCGTTCGATTTTTCAACACAAGTTCATGAAGAATTGTCGCAATAATAGGCACATCTGCTTTATTGGTTGGGAAATAGGGGATGGGGGAGAGTGTGCGGGAGAGGAAGAAGGGAACCGTGATTGCGAAAATGATGAGTAAAAGTATAATAGGATACATATGCAAAATCACTGTGTTTCGTATTTGACTTCATCTGGAAAAAGCATGAGGAATGGATAGCCAACGTAATTTCTTGTTATTTTTCCACACCCAACCTTTTTAAGAAACGCAACCATTTCTCCGGTCACTTTTTCTGGATCTACGTTCTCATCATTGCCAATATATTCAACTTCAACAAAATCACCGAGCGTTTTCACCGAGTCAACGGCAATCTCATACTCTTTATATGTCCACGTTTTCCGTACTTTGTCAACTAAAGCAATGGATTTTAGGTTAAGTGCTGAAAAAATCTTTCTAGTTTGCTCAATGCTTTCAACGTTAGTTTCAACTTCGTCGCAAAATTCCATACTTTTTCCCTTTTTATCATAGTGCCAATTTTTGTATGTCATGGAGTATTTCCCGTCAGCATCTCGAAGTCGTAGCCACTCCGAAACTGGCCGTTTGGCCAGAAAATCTCTATGTGCTGGGGAAAAATACTCATCTACTTGTCGCTTTTCTCCCTTAAAAACTCCGTTTTTCTCTAAGAACGCCATGAGCGGCTTTGCATTCTCAACATTCACCTGAATTTCAATTTCTATATTTTTATGAGCCATATACTGGTTATTATACAAAAAAGGGGATTAATCGGAGGCGATGACTATTTTTCTAACCGTTTTGTATTTTGATGAGATTTTAAATAGTTCTTTCGGCTCGATACTTTTTTTCCTGATTTCTTCTCGAGTTCTTTTCTCGCATTTCCAGCAATTGTTCCACCTTCTTTTGCCGCCTGTTTATTTTTAACGAATCCTTTGGCGTTTTTTGTCTTCGTAATTCGAGTTGTAGAAGCTTCCCCGAGCATGGTAAAAATTAATTCTAGGTCATCCATATGATCACGCAGATTATGACGGGAAAGACCTTTAAACTTTTTATACTCAGACGGAGTCATGTTAAAGGTTGCCTTAGATATTTCTGCGGTGAGAATAGCATATTCACGATCTTGTCCAACCTCTCGTTTTTTCCACTCATCAGTTAATTCCTCACGGATCGCAATTCCCCTCATTCGTTTTTCAATCCAAGCAGTAGAATAGCCTTTCGCCTTATATAGTGCCCTTGATCGTTTAGTTGCTAATTCTGGATCTTCAATTTCTTGAACCCGTTCGTACCCAACTTTTGCTAGCCACCGTTTAAATGGCTCTGCTTTTGGAGAAGGAATAGTTTGAATAATACGAAACATTGTTTCGGTATTGGCACAGTCAGTTTCACGTAATTTCCCGTCAGGAGCTTTCAATTTCAACTGTCCGATTTTATCGGACAGTTCAGAGTATCCTTCACTAGTAAGCTTTGTCTTCAAATCATTCCAGTACTTTCTTGGTCTATCAGTTCCAGTTAATACTTCAACAATATCAATTACTGAAAACCACCATTCATCATGATGTAATATTCGTCTAATATATTTTCCTTGAAAAATAGCCAGGTGACGGTCTCCCATGGGCCTATTATACAAAAAAAAGATTATATAAAGCAGAAAGAAAGTTTTTTTGTGCCGGGGGAGGGACTCGAACCCTCACGACCGTGAAGTCACCAGTTTTTGAGACTGGCCTGTCTACCATTTCAGCACCCCGGCGGGGGAACTACCTACTACTTACGCCTACTAATTATATCACGTGTTATACTTAGCACATGGTGCCGATTTTGTTTACGTTTGGATTCCTGAAAATATACACATTTGGAATCTTTTTGGTTTTAGCCCTTTTTTGGGCGCTTTTCATCCTGTGGCGCATAATTAAACTTACTTCATATAAAGAAGAAGATGTGTTTGATATATTTTTTGTGTCGCTTACATTCGCACTTTTCTTCGGACGACTCCTATTTTTTATTGCAAATGCAGAAACCCTTAAATTTGATCTGCTCAAATTCATACTTATTAATGGATATCCGGGTATGTCTCTCATAGGATGTCTTTTGGGAGGATTTTTGGCATTCTACGTAGCGTGCCGTCGAAAAAAAATAGCGCCACTTGACCTTGTCGATTATTTCACACCTTCACTTTTTATTGCACTTGCTATTGGGAAAATCGGGAGCTTTCTGTCAGGTGTTGATAGTGGAACAAAAACGAAATTTTTTTTGGCGGTTCACTATAGTGGTTTAGATGGAACACGTCACATAGTAGCAATCTACGAAAGTATTCTTTTTTTCATCGGTGCATACATATGCTATCGATGTTTACTACAAATTAGACGTCAAGCATTTGCTTCCGGTACGGCCTTGTACCTGTTCGTTTTGATCTTTTCAGGCACGAGTATGTTACTTGACAAATTAAAATATAATCATTTATACTTGGCGGGATTTAGTATAAATTTTGCCACATCTGTTATACTTTTTGGGCTGGCAGGATGCTATTTTATTTATTATTTCCGAAGCGATATTATCACTAAATATAAACAGTATGAACAAACCTTTTTCAAAAGAAATAGTAGAGACACTTCACAAAAAACTGATAAATGAGGAGCGCGATATTTTAGCTCGAGTTAGGGAGCTGAAGGCAGATGATCCATTTTCAAATCCTGACCATGTGAATGATAATGCGGCAATAGACACCGATGTTCGGGAACAAACAGGGCATGATACGATTGAAGCACAAGTTATATCTCTTGAAAAACGTTTGTTTCAGATTCAAGCGGCGTTCAAAAAAATTGCAGAAAAAAAATATGGGACATGTGAGAATTGTTCAAAACAAATTCTCCTTGCTCGCCTCCAACTCGTGCCAGAAGCACGCTACTGCATCGACTGTGAGAAGAAGTTTGTGAAGTAATACTTAGTTTGTAGTGTTGCTTGATACCCATTTCTCGAACAAGTGGAGACCCCCGTTTTAAACTGGCACCCCAGTTGTTCTCAAAACGGGTATCTACGCTCCACTCTCAAACTCTTCGCCTTATGTCATTCCCGCGAAGGCGGGAATCTATATGTTAATATAAATACATGGGAGAAATTGCTCCAGATTTATTATTGCATATTATCATCTTTCTTCTTTTTCCCTTTGTGGGAGGATATGTTGCCTACAAATTAAAACTTCCGGCAATTGTGGGATATATTGTAGGGGGAATTATTCTTGGATCCTTTTTTTCAAATGGCCAGTCACAGCAATATTTGGCACAATTTTCGAGCATCGGAATTATTTTTCTTCTCTTTACCGTTGGCCTTGAGGTAAATCTAGAACGAATGGCGCGGTTTTCCAAATTTACTATTTATGGAGGATTTGCGCAAGTAATCTTTTCATCTATTTTCATATTCATTCTCACTTTTATATTTGGATTTGGTTTTATCCCCAGTATCCTTTTTGGAGTTTGTTTAGCCCTTTCTTCAACTGCGATCGTATCAAAAATTATTCAAGAAAAGGGGCAAGAAAGTTCACTTGCGGGAAATATTTCGCTAGGAATGCTCGTATTTCAAGATTTATGCGCAATTCCACTTCTTATCCTTGTTTCTGCACTGGGGAAGGGTGGAGGGCTTGTCGAGTTTATAAAAATACTATTCGTAAGTGGCGCACAAGCTAGTTTTATTTTAGCATCGATATTTTTTGTGGGGCGTCAGGCTGTACCATACATTTTTGCTCGCACGGCCCGAATTTCTCGTGAAACGCTCAACATATTCACGATTCTCTTTATTTTTGTAGTCGTTTATATTTTCTCAAGATTGGGATTATCGGGCCCAATTGCAGCATTTATCGCAGGAGTTCTCGTGGGTCAGACGCTACAGCACTACCATATTTTTTCCCAAATTAGACCGCTTCGAGACCTTTTTACCGTTCTCTTTTTTGTGTATCTTGGAACAACCGTCAATATTGGAGCCATTTTGAGCCAACTTCCACTTATCATTATCTTTGTTATTTTATTAACAGGTATTAAATTTTTAGTTGTATTTCTAATCTTTACGCGCTTTAAGTTTCACACACGCACCGCCTTTTCACTCGGTATGTTACTTGCACAAGTTGGAGAATTCGCGTTTATTTTGATTAGCCAAGCGGGGCAAAATGGACTTATTTCAGAGTCACAATATCATTTTGCGGTAACTTCAGTTTTGGGCACGATTATGCTTGCACCACTCCTTATTCAAAATAGAAATAAGTTGTACGTTGCTACAAAAGCGCTTATTAAAAAGCGGGTACCTGACCTTGATTCATATTTATCAACGCATTATGATCGGGAAATTGCAAATATAGATGTTCTTGAACTTAAGGATCATGTGGTACTGTGTGGATACGGAAGTGTGGGTAAATATATTGGTCGTGCACTTTCAATGGCAAAAATTCCGTTTATTGCGGTTGATTACAATTATTATACTGTTGAAACGGCACGTCGAAGCGATGTAAACATTGTATATGGAGACCCCACCGATATTGATATTCTCGATTATGTACAAGTTGATACAGCTTCATGTCTCATTTCAGCCGTTCCCCACAAACCCGCGCAAGAAATGATTATCCTAAATGCGGTTAAACTTAATCCTAAAATCGTTATTTTCTCGCGGGTAAACAATGAAGATGAACAGCAACGGATGAAAGATTTAGGTGCACAAGTGGTGATTCAACCTGAATTTGAAGCCTCTCTTGCTATTATTCGTAAAATATTCGTTTCATATAATGTGTCACGTGAAGATATTGCAGGAAAAATAAAGCGCCTCAAGATCGAACACGGGATGGAATAAACCAACATGAAAACAAATTATCTACGAATCATTATCGCTGTTATGGTACTGTACATCGTTTTTATAAGTTTTCGTACGATTTCAACATCGCTCTTTTTTTCCCATGGCGACCGCATCACGATTCTTTTTTATGGCACAAATAGTCAACTTCTTTCCCTTGATCTCAAAGATAATGTAAACTATATAATTGATTTTGATAATGAAATGGCGGCCCTCGTGCCAGGAGGATATGGTCGATATAAGTTTGGGGCTTTGGGAAGGCTTTCCGAAATTGAGAAAAATCCCAAAATCCTTTTGAACACGTTCTCAAGCGCAATTTCAGGCTACGTACCTTATTACGTTACTCCACAGAAAAATGCCGTATATGATGAAGAGTTTCAACACGCTCGCGCGGGTATTCCTAAAATCAATCTCCTAACCGTTTTTAACTCATCTCATCTTCGAACAAATGCCAGATTTACAGATCGACTATTCCTTTTTTTCACGCTTATTAACAAGCGTCGAAGTGATTTTATACCGCTTTCTGGATCTTTACACGACCCTTCCAAGTCCACACTGTATTCGGAGGAAAGTTTTCAAAAGAAATATAAGGGTTTTTTTTATGAGAAGCGGCTTCGTGTGGAAGGGAAGAACATTCGTATTGTGTACGGAACATATTCGGCAACAAAAACACTTTCTCGAATTATAGAAGGAATTGGAATTCGTGTTGTTGATGTATCGTATCTTGGTGACAAGATGATTCCTGCAGGATGTACTATACTAGACAGTAGCAAATCAAATTTGACGTCTGTAACGCTTTCAAAGCTGTTTGATTGTCAGATCAAGCATGGACAAATAAGCGGAGCGGATATCGAATTGATTTTGGGTCAAAAGTTGGAAAGGGATTGGGAATAATGGACATACTTTTTAGCATACTAATTATCCTTATCATTTCCTTTATTATGGCTTTTTTTTCAGTGAAAGACCTCGATTTTGCTTCGGATATCAAAAAACTTATAAAGCGGCGCCAAACACGGGGAGCAATTGTTTTTTTTGAAGATGGGGTACGCCATTTTGAACATCATTCGTCTTCATCTTCAAAATCTGATCGTTCAGCTCCATGAAACTCTTCATCATCTCGGTCAGCAAGCGCTTCAAGATCAATATCAGTTTCTGGAGCCATTTCTTCTTCATCGACATTTACTGTTCCATCTGTATCTTCTTGTCCTTCTCGTGCTTCGGGTGAATCCTCGTTCTCATTTGTGTCAGCATTCATCATTTTTAGATCATCTTGAATGTTTTTTGGAAATGTTGCAAATCCACGCACTTTCGCGCCTTTTTTTTCTTCCTTAATAAAAATATCGACGTAATTTTTTGAAGCGGCTTTTATATAAACCAAAAAACTACTATCTGCTTCCAAAAAAAAGATGAGTCGTTTTGAAATGTCATCGGGAAGTGCCCCAATATATTCATTATTTGTATCGCGTACTTCAACGCGTCGTTTCTTTATTTTGAACTCGACAAGTTCACCAATTTTGAGCTTGGCCAGAACATCAGCTTGTCCAATATTGACGAGTGTTACTTCTTTTGTTTTCCCCAACACATTCAAAAATAAATTAGGGTTAACCGAATGTACGGGGCCTTCTGAAGCTAAAAGAGATGTGTTATCCGTATCTTTTTCAAGAATTTTTATCTTATCCAAATTATTTCGGGCGATTTGATTCATTGGCTCAATCTTGAGTGCTTGGCGATACGCTTGTTTTGAGCTTATAAAATCTCCAGTTTGAAGGTATGCAAACCCAAGGCGCAAATAGGCATCAGAATCACCCGGAGTTTCTCGGATGATATCCTGATTGAGCTTTATTGCGAGTATGAAATCTCCAACTAATGCCGCATCATTGGCTTTTTCGTGTAATTTTGCAAGGGCGATGTCCATATGTGATGTTCAAGTATAGGTGAAAAAAAGCAAATGTCAATATATTTGATATAATGACCTCATGTCGGGGCATTCAAAATGGTCACAAATTAAACGCAAGAAGGGAATTACTGATCAAAAACGCGGACTTATCTTCTCTAAAATCTCCAAAATCATCACGCTTGCCGTCAAAGAGGGTGGGGGAATTGGAGACCCGGAAAAGAATGTGAAACTGCGACTTGCCATCTCTATGGCCAAGACGAGTAATATGCCCAAAGATACTATCGATCGGGCAATTGAGAAAGGAAAGGGAACGGGGGCGTCAAATTTAAAAGAAATTATCTATGAGGGGTTTGGTCCCAGTGGAGGGTCGCTTCTCATTGTTGCCACATCAGATAATTCAAATCGATCGCATGCGGAAATTAAACATGCACTCGAGAAGAGTGGAGGAAAGATGGGAAGCATACACTCGGTTGCACATAATTTCCAAAGATGTGGCCGCGTTATTCTTTCAGAAGCTTTAGTAACGGAGGACACGGTATTTGAATTTTGTGACAAAATAGGATTTTTAGATATGGAGGAAGTGGGTGATGAGTATCTGATCTATGTTCCATTTGAAAAATTAGGAGCGGTTCATGATGTATTGGGAGAAGTTCAAACCGAATCAATTGAGATTTTCTATCGACCACTTGTTACGGTTCCCACTAATGAAGTAGTTCATGCTAAAGTTGAAAATTTGCTTGATATTCTTGAGGACCTTGAAGATGTTGACAAAGTCTACACAAATTATGCTTAATAGAAAAGAAATATCAAAAAATCTGTTTAAATTTTTTATACGGATAGACAAACGTCGTCGCTTCCTCATTTCTATCATATCACTCACACTTCTAATTATTTTTTCAACATTTTTTAGCTTTGAAGAAGTGATTTTTTTCATAGTCCCAATTGCACTTTTTGTGTATTTTTTTACCTATTTTTCAATCCTTGAGGGAATTACGGGAGGGGAATGGCTCATGCTTTTTATTCCTCCACTCTATTTCTCAATCGTCTTCTACCTGTTCTACTTTTTTTTGCCGCAAAGGTGGCTTGCACGTGCGCCGTTTGCGATCATGTATGGAATATCAATTTATGCATTACTTCTTTCTCAAAATATTTTTAACGTTGGGGTAGAGAAGAGTTTGCAACTGTTTCGCGCGGCTTTTTCAGTTAACTACTTATTTCTTACTCTTATCATGCTTATCATTACAAATCTTATTTTTTCTCTTCATCTCTATTTTATTTTAAGTGGAATTCTCATTTTTGTGGCTGTTTTTCCACTTGCACTTCACTTTATCTGGTCGGTAGCGCCCAGCGAACACGTTGATCGTACGATCGTGAAACAAGCACTTGTTGTATCTACACTCCTTTCCCAAAGCGTGATTTTATTCTCACTTATGCCAATTAGTCCAAGCGTTCTTGCGCTTCTTGAAACAGCGCTTTTTTATAGCCTCTGTGGGCTTTTCCAGGCACACCTTATGCAACGTCTCTTTCGAGAACGAATTCGGGAATACATCTTCGTACTTGGGTTCGTGTTTGTGATTGTGATGCTGACGGTGAATTGGTAGATACTATTGTCATTCCCGCGGAGGCGGGAATCTCAGTAATATCTCGCTCGATACGTTATTTCTCCCATCAAAGGGGCCCTCAGTGTACGTGTAATCCCAGTGATGCTCGAAATAAGCGTATCATCGCGAGATAATTATTTGTCATTCTTGACCTTCGGGATAGAATCTAGAATTAATAAAAAATAAACCCAACCGAAAATTTACATGTGGATATGGAGTGGGGAGGGGAGAGGAAAAGCAACGGACGTGAATTTTCCGTACTATTTACTACAGGACTATATACTGTCCTGTAGTATTTCATAATTAATCAGTTAATTCAGGAAAAAATTAAAGTTTAATTTCACGTGCGCTCGTGCGTGGGTCCTGCTCCGAAGCTCGTCCCAGACGGGACAGCCCTCCGCTTCTGAGCACCCACTTCGCCATATGAGATGACAAGTATATCTTCGCTCAACAATTTAACAATTTAACAATTTAACAATTGCACTCTATGTGTATAACTGATAAACTCAGTCACGAAATAGGCGAATAAGAACGCCATAAGGCTCTAAATTAATAGCAGAATATAATGCTAGTTCGCGGGAATTTAGCCATGAAAATAATTAATTGGATTGATATAAGGCTCTAAACCGAACCCTTTCCAAGAGAGTGGAATACAACTGCTAAATCTCTGTAAATTAGGCACTAAAACGACAGTTTGGACTGATAATAAGCTCTAAATAAATACTTTTCCACGGGCCCATACTTTCTCTTCAAAAAGTATTTTCATTTTATGTAATTCCATTTTAATCAAAGATCTTTTTGATGAAGAGAGTAGTAAATGAATGACAATGTATGAGTTGGTACCCGCAACTCTCTGCTCATTTATGCATCATAGACGGCTGATTGTATTGGTGTGGGAATACAGCCTAGGGAAACAAGGACGTACAACGTCGTAAATTGTATGTTTTACGACGTCTCGCAGAGTGAGTTCGAGGGGACTGTTGTTAATTGATCAATTTAGTTTTGTACGAATTATTCATTAATTTCTCTCTTGCAATCTCTCCTCTTGTGCCCCATATTGCCCTTTTTCAGTAATTCGTCAAATATGCCAAAATTGCGCGTTTTGGGCTCTCGGCACAAAACGCTTTAGATTGAATTAACAGGCTAATTACACCTCTTCCCTGTCCTCTACTACCATCTGGGGATACCTAATTTAGGCATATTTATTTTTTTTCGATTGTATGTATAATGGAGGTGGTACTATGAAAATTCTCAATACTAGACGTGGAGAAGTCGCGCTTACATTTACACTTATTTCATTGTTTTTAATGACTGTAGGCACGTTTGCCGGTTTGAAGATTAATCAAACACAAGATATTCGATCAAAAGCCGCAGGCGCAGTGTGTGGAAAGATATGTAGTAACAATTCACAATGTGGCACCGATACCACCTCAAATTCACTCACCGTATGCGATTTCAGCCAAACTCCGCATTTATGTATCCCTGTACGAAGTCCTGGAAACCCTTCATGTACAGATGGATTGAAGAATTGTAATGAAAGTTGTAAAAAGGACGAGGATTGTAACGGGCAAGATAAAAATAATGTCTGGGCGCAGCCATTTTACTTAAAATGTGATCAACGAACCCGTACCTGTCAACAGCGATATACTAATGATGCGCGATTTTGCCCGGGATACATAAGTCCCACACCCAGAACAGGCTCTGGTGGCACTGGTGGAGGCACCGGCGGTGTCCCACTTCCGGGTCCCACCGATGGGGCATTTCGTTCCCAAGTCATGAGTTGTGGTGTTGGCTTCCGAGTAGTTCGCGACCCGGTAATTGAGAAAATTACGCTTACCAGCACTACCGGTAGCGGACAGTACAATATCGGTACAGCAGACTTAACAATTCCTTCAACTGCAACACGTACAAGCCCAATCGGCTATCGAATGTGGACGCTTGACCCGGGAGATCCATCAAATAATTTAACGATTGAATGGAATCCAGGCACAAATTATCCAGGAACGGGTGCGCCAAAAGGTTCACTCCACGTACAAGTAAAGAGTGGTAATTCGTCAAATCCAAACTCCAAAATTGATCCACAAATTGACTTTTACTACTTTAAAAATCTTCCTTCATGGCTCAAAAGTGGTGAACCAGTCATCATTTCATTCTCGTATTACGTAACTTCGGGCTTACAAAACAAGCCAACTCGTACTGATCACACGATCCAATCCAGATCAAACGCATGCCAAGGAACAATCACGATTACACCAACAAGAACTCCTACTCCTACAAAAATTCCATCTATTACGCCAACGAAAACCCCCACGCCAACTCGAACCCCAACACCAACTAAGCCTCCCCCACCCTCTGCAACACCAACAATTCGATCATGTGCAACTCAAATAGATTTTATTATTGATGCCTCAAAATCAGTGCAAGATGAATTAAAAAATTATCAACAACGTATTACAGCCGCAGTTCACAGCTATGGCTACCCGCAAGACAGAATAACGTTTACGACACGATTTTTTGCACGAGATATTCATGCCAAATCTGCAGTTTCAACGCCTACAACCTTTAACTTCCCTGTTCAAGCCGGGCTTAATTGGACAAATTTGAAAGCGGCGCTAGAAAGTATTACAGCCCCAACCTTCCTTATTACCGACGGCTTACCATCAGTTGTAGCATACGGAAACTCCGCAGATAGTACGTGTGTGTATGGACGAGGAGATTATATGTCAAACCCCGCAAATCGCAATCATACAGCCGATGGATGTAGTCCAAATGAAGCAACTGGAGGCCTCAACTCAAATATTCAGTCATGTGCGCGCATTTGTTCAACAAAAAAATACTCGGATGCGTATACAGACTCGCTTGTTACTGCCAACAAGAGTAAGACATATGGTATTTTTGTAAATACGGGCGCATACGCGTACAAGCCATTTTTGATATCTGTTTCCCAACAGGTGCTTGAGGTTTCAGACCTCCCTGGAAAGATTCATGAAATCTTTGATGATATTTGTAATCGTGGGGTACCAGCCGGTACCCCACCTTCTGACGGTGGAGCTGGGCCACTAAATTTCCAGTCCTCTTATTCAATTAGTAATACATCTACAACCAAAACTATTGAGACCGTGTACATAAAATCATGTGATTCTAGTGGAAACAACTGTCAAGAAACGGAAAGACCAGTTGCTATTGGGCCTCAATCAACGAGTAAGTTTACGCAAGCATTACCAGATAGCGCTTCTTCAGGCCTTGATCTACTCACCTGTGATATTGGATATAGCGATGGGACACGTCTCCCCTGCCCTGCAAAAAATATCGGACAAAATAGTGGTTTACAATTTAATTTGTCAGCAAATGGTAGTGGAGTTACTGGAAAAATTCAATCATTTTTGGAAGCTTCCGACTTGAATCATGATGGCATAGTCAACGGACTTGATTTTGCCCAGTGTGTGGGCCAGATTAACGGGAATGGAGTTAAATCGTGCGATATCATGTCTGACGACCAAGTGAACGCCCAGGACATCTCCGTTCTTCTTGATAATGTAGGGAAAACAACCAGCCAGTAATGGTTTCAAAACTCTGTCATTCTGGACCGAAGTCCCGCTTTGCGGGACGTAGGGATAGAATCCCATGAGATCCTATCACTTCGTCCTCCGGACTCGTTCCAGGATGACAAGGAAGTAGATACTGTTGTAGAAAACGATAGCTCCGTAAATGCTTGACACATCCATATTTTGAGTATGTATAATGAAATAGAATACACAAACTATGTTTCTTCCAAAACGTCATAATCGAGGCGAGGTTGCTCTTACATTTACGCTCCTTTCTTTAGCTTTAATGATTATTGGGACCGTTGTGGGTCTGGGCGTAAACAAAACACAGGATATTCGATCGAGCGCCGCAGGAGGAGCTGTGTGTGGAAAGCAGTGTACAAATAATTCTTCATGTGGTACGGATTCTACCTCTGGAACCAAAACGTCCTGCGACTTTAGCCAAAATCCTCATATATGTATTGCTACTCGAGGAATACCTAATAATCCTCCCTGCATAGCAGGCCTCAAAGATTGTAACGAAGCTTGTAAGAAAAATGAAGATTGTAATGGAGGTTTGCGTTGTGATACTCGGGTCCATACTTGTCAGAAGATCATCGGGCAATGCCCCCCAGTTGCAACTCCAACCGGATTTCACACACTTCCTATTCCTACTGAAGGCCCTGGTGGTGGAGGCGGAACGGGTGGAGGGACCGGAGGAGCAACTGCAACACCATCAGGCCCTGTATATCAAGGAAGTAAAGATCCAAAAAATCCAGTATTAGGAAACGCATTCAGATTAACAGGTAGCAGTCCGTGCTACATTGAGTGGCATTATGAGAAAGATCCTAACATTGAGGAACTATACTTAAAAGCTGGAACAAATACGCTTGATTTAACGACTGCTTCCCCACTCCCCGGCTCAGATTCTGCTCCGGTAAAAGGTGCAGGAGTTAATTTTAAAAGTGGAGGAATTGCAATCGGGTTTGATCCAAATGAAGATTATGTGAGAAGTCATCCAGGTCCAGAAGTGTGGTTGAAAATTGGCCAAGGTGGAGGGCAAGAAAAAGTATGGTATTTTGCACGGCCAACTCCTGATTGGCTCGGTAGAGAAACAACACTTGTATATGTAAAATATAAAGGGAAAATTTCAGGTGAAGAACGATGGTGGTTTCAAACCGCCAATGCGGCCGCATGTCGAACAGATGTTGTCCCATCAAATACACCAACTCCCACACTAGGTATGAGTAGCTGTTTTCGTGCCTGTACTTCAGATAGTCAATGTCCGATAATCTCTATTAACAATAGACCAACAAAACTTCTTTGCATAGCTTTAGCGGGTACTAGTCTATGTCGAAATAGTGATTATCCAACCTCTCCAAACTGTTTGCCTCCAAAAACAACACTAACCAATACGCCTACCCCCACAAAAACTCCGACTCCTACAAGGACGCCACCGCCTACTGCCACCCCTACTCCACCAGTTTGTAATAAATCTGTGTACTTTATGATTGATAATTCATCGACCCAGACTGGTAATCCTGCTTTGATTTCAGGCAAATTAAATGAGTATTTTCGCGGTAATAATTATGACCGAGTTTCATTCTCTTACGATACTTTTAATCGTACGGTAGAAGATGGTGAGCATGATCAAATTAATGGACTTACTTTTAAAAATATTCAAGATAAGCAATGGACGAATATTAATGCGGCATTTAATACAATTAGTTCCAATCAAGCCGATGAGAAGATATTTATTTCAGATGGAATTCCGACACTTTTGGATTCGGGTATTAGTGGTGTTCAATGTACTTACAGACATAATCCTGGGGCAAATAGTACGCAATGGACAGGATGTATAGATCCAAATGGTGGACCAGATCTAAATACAGGTCAATGTAAAAGTCGATACGATAAAATTGAAGAAACATGTACGCATGAGTACCCAATTGGATCGGCAAACGCAACTCAATCAGTTACTGTTGCTGGGAACGAGGGTGCAATTTCTGCTAATATGGTTCGTGCTGGAGGAAAACAATACCCTACATTTGATTCATTAGTCAATGGTCTTCCGAGTATTCTTAATGCTTTATGTAGTCGAACCACTCAAGGTATTCCTTCCCATCCAACTCGCTTTCAATCGTCATACAGCATAAATAACCAATCAAGCTCAAAGACAATTGATAAAGTTATTGTGAAAGCATGTAAGACGGGTGGAAAGAGCTGTCAAGAATACGCAAAATCGGCTGGAATTGCTCCGCGCCAAACATTTAAGTTTTCTCAAACATTACCAGAAACACTTCCTGCCGCAAATCGAGCCGTGCTTTCATGCGATGTTGGGTACGCCGACGGCTCACGTCTCCCCTGCCCCGCAAAGAATCTAGAATCAAATAACGGCTTGCAATTCGATCTCACCGTGACTGACAAGGAGGTAACGGGAAATGTACGATCGTTTTCAAAAGCGTGCGATCAGAATAATGATGGAGTTGTCAATGGAATTGATTACGTTCGATGTGTGAATCAAATAGGTAGTACGGGCGGGAAAAAGTCATGTGACGTTATTTTGGATGATTTAGTAAATGCGCAAGATATCTCTGTGTGTCTAGATACTATTGGAAAACCGGTTAAATAATGAGCATCCTCGCCCTTGCCCCCATGGAAGACGTAACAGATGTTGTTTTTCGTCAGATTGTGGCCGAGTGTGCTCCTCCCGACCTCTTTTTCACCGAATTTACCAATGTCGATGGTATGCTTTCAAAAGGCGCAAAAGCCGTCATGCATCGCCTCAGAATGTTCTCTCCACCTCCACTCCTCTACTCCTCCGCCCCACCCCATCTCCCTATCCCCTCCTCCCCACCTCTTATCGCTCAACTGTGGGGTACCAATCCCGAAAACTTCGCCCAGGCCGCAAAAATAGTCGCCGATATGGGTTTTGACGGAATAGATGTGAATATGGGCTGTCCGATAAAGGCTATTGTCAAAAAAGGAGCGTGTTCTGCCCTTATTGGAAATTATGAGCAGGTCAAACTCATCATCGATGCAATTCATCGTGGAGCTCCAAACCTTCCAGTTAGTATCAAGACTCGGCTTGGAGTGAAGACAATTCAAACAGATGAATGGATTGGATTCTTACTAAAACAAGAACTTGATGCAGTTATTATCCATGCCCGCACGGTAACAGAGATGTCAGATGTTCCGGCCCACTGGGATGAAATTAGGAAAGCGGTACAGCTTCGAGACTCCCTTGGCTCCAAAACCGTCATCATCGGCAATGGAGATGTCATGAGTAAGGCTGAAGCGATCGAAAAATGCTCTCAATATAGATGTGATGGCGTAATGATTGGCCGAGGAATCTTTCATAATCTTTATCTTTTTGGTGGGGAAAAAGAATTCAAGACATTTTCAAAAGAAGACAAAATTGCCCATCTTATCCGCCATATTTCCCTATTTGATGAGACATGGGGTTCAACAAAAAACTTTGCAACCATGAAAAAATTCTATAAAATCTATATCAGTGATTTCGATGGTGCGTCTGATTTACGAGTAAAGCTTATGGAATTTACGAATGCAAAAGACACACTACACTTTCTATCCCTCATTCCTCGCAAACTGCCCTGATTCTTTGGA